>CXSD01000050.1_pt1 | contig 5016 bp, 5 predicted proteins | sample 591301 | NCBI WGS metagenome assembly CXSD01 (sample SAMEA3491340, study PRJEB9169) | human gut metagenome | biome: ENVO:mammalia-associated habitat; material: ENVO:feces | place: Bangladesh | collected 2010-04-07 | reverse complement strand
GGCCGCCTATGTGGCCGGCGGGGCGCGGACGCATGCGCCGGGGCGAATCCGAGGAAAGGGAAAGGAAGAACCGTTGGAGACGATAACGAACAAGACGACCGAACTGCTGGCGTCCGACGCGGCCCTGCTGGGGGATGCGGTGTTGGACGGGCTGACGGTGATGGAGGGGACGGCGGGCCTGTGGGACGGGACGCGCCGTCTGAACGCGGCCGCCCGCTTCCGTACGGTCGCGGACATTCTCGCCGTCGAACCGTGGCATGGCATGGACGCGCACGTGTGGCAGGTCGACGAGCATGGCGACCTGCGCTACACGGGTTTCCACCGTGATGGCGTGAACACGTGCGTGTTCCGCGCGGCGGACGGCGCGAAGCTCGGCCCGCTCGTACTGTCCGCGCTCGGCCTGTGACGCGACGGAGCCGCCGCGTATCCGTCGCCCGAGGCCTCGGCGCGGGCGATCCGGGTCGGGCGACGGCGACATGAGCGCCGCCGTCGGACGGAGGGGGACGGCGATTGGGAGTGGGGCCGATCGCCGTCCAAGCGCGCGCCGCCCTGCGCGCCAATGCCGGCGCCTCATCATATTCCACGTACGGCACGCTCCGGGGCGGCTTATCGGTGACGGCCATGGCGACCACGTCCGGCCTGCCCATGTTCGGTAAGGCTTCGTCCCGCCACGGCGGGACGAAGCAACGTCCAAGGAAACGCGAACCCGCTGGAAGAACGTTACAAGTTCAGGCCGGGAATCCCGGTGCTTTAGCGCCGGGAGGAAGTCAATTGGTCGCAGTAGTCCAATAGGAGGTTGTCGTCCGCGTTGTTCGGCAGTTGGATGACCATGAGCGGTACCACCTTATTCATCCCCAGATTCTGGGATTGGCAATACTCCCGCCATGTCCGAGAGGATTCCACCAGCGCTTCGCATGCCTTCTTCAGGAGTGCGTAGTCGTAATTGCCGCTTTCACCGGGCGAGAGCAGACTTATGGTGTCCTTGAGCAGGCCCGACTCCTGCACTTCCGCGGGGCTGACGGTGGATGAGCCGATGTTCGTCCGGTTTGTTCTTGCCGCCATGGCCTTTTCGAACCGTTCGATGGTCGCGGATATGCCGACTACGATGGGCATGGGTTTGCTTCCATCATGCCCATCGATTAGTTGCGCGTATATGGTTTGTCGGCTGTTGTCGTCGCTGCTGGTGCCGCCCATGCCCCTGTGAGCCTCGTCGAGAAACATGATCAGATCAGCATTGCCGTTCTCGATGGTGTTGCTGATCGTCTGCCAAATCGTCCAGTTGCGGCCGTTGTGCGGTTTGACGAGGTTGCTGGACTTGGATAGCTTCTGACGGTTGATGAAGTATACGTGGCCGCGTTCGAGTTCGGGTTGGTCGAATGAATCGTCGATGGTAACCATGCACGGCAGGAGATAGTCGGACGCCTCGCTGAAGCGGTACTCGGTCTGCGCATTCAGATCAGGGCTGTCCGTGACCCATAGCACGCTGACGCTTTCGTGCGGCTGGGCGTCCAACGTTTCGGAACCGAAAAAGAGGCTTTCAATGACGGCTGCACTCATCACGGTCTTTCCCGCGCCTGTTGTGGCTGTCAGGGAAGTGGTGATAGGTTTCTTCCGCAAATGGTATAGGTCAATGGCGGCTTCGATGTTTTCCAGCAAGGTTTTCACCGCTTTGGCTTGGAAGTCCTTGAGCTTGAACAGCATGGATCAGTCCTCTCCCTGATTGATCTTGAACGAACGTAGATAGGATTCGTAAAGACGCAGTGGCTCCACTCCATCCGGTAGTTGCATGGCCACATCCTGATACCGCGAATCCTGATCAGTGACGATACAGACCAAGCGAATACTCCCGTCATGCTCTCCTAGATCTTGGAGGAATTGACGCGAGTATCTGTAATCGAATAGAACCGCATACGTGTCAGCGATGTCATAGTCTTTTCGCCGCTCTGCTATACAACGTCCTTCGCTTCCCGCTCTTAGCCACAGTAGGGGTGCGATGGCTTCGAACGCGTGATCCAGTTCCACGTTGATCTCGTCCTCATATGTCAGATCATAGAAAACTGCGTTCTCTTCGAAACCGTCTGACATGGGGAATTCATCGGAGAACTTATAGTTGCCCTTGATCGGAGTGCCATCGGGGGTTTCGCCTATGATGGCAGCCTTGATACGGGGTTTGGAGATATATTCGCAGATACCGTGTTGCTCCCATTCTGCATCTCCTTGTCTATGCTCGGCTTTGGTGAGTTTTTTCCCTTCATCTTCGGAGACTTCGTTGTTGGTGACGCAAATGCAACGACGACATCCATTGTCCTGATGATTCAATCGCATGACAGCGTGTGCCGTCGTGCCTGAACCTGCAAAGAAATCAAGGATCAAAGCATTAGGTTTATTGGCTACGAAAAAGCGGAGTGTGTCTTCGACTGCATATAGGGACTTCGGGAAAGGAAAACTGCGCTTGGGGATGAACGACCTCAGTAAGGTAGATCCATAATCGCCAGCGCTGAAATCCTTTTTCGTCCATGTAGTCATTGGACGAATTGGCTTGTCTAATGTCCCAAGAATGAGAGTGCCGTCCTCATCTTTGCCTTGGACTTCAATGGATCCGTTCTCTATCTGGCGGATTGTTCCTTCCTGCAAGTGATAGATGGCTCTTTTATGGCTGGCTGGTTTCCATGGCCCAAATTTGATATATCCCTTTGACTGTTTATCGATGAACGTACTTGGCTGAACGCCCCATGTGGCCTCTTCGCCGTTTGCTGCTATTGGAAATACTGCGAAGCATCCTTCCGGCACCGGCAGATTATTGCGCTGTACATTCAAATCTGGAGCATCTCCCACGCCCTGATATGACCCGTCTGCAAGAGAGAAGTAGACGGGGTAGAAAAGGTTTGGGCGAGCTGAGCGTTTGCCTGTGGCTCCACGTCTCGCCAGTCCATCCCATCTGACAGGACGCTCAATTATGCGTTCATGGAGCATGTCCTCCGTAGTGGGCTGGACTTCGGCCTCACCAATGAAAACGATAAAGATATATTCATCTGAGCGGCTAAACATCGAACCACGAGAGGATCCGCTGGGATTGATGACCGCAGTAATCATTTGGATCCTGGCACTTGGGAAAGTCTGCTCCAGCAATAAACCGAGTCGTAGATATTCCTTCTCGTCAATGGTGACGATGAGTACGGAGTCCTTGGGATTGAGCAGCCTTTTGGCGAGTTTGAGTCGGCGCTCCATCATGGCGAGCCATTTGGAGTGTTGGTAGGCATCGTTGGAATCGACATAGTCGTTGTTGTATTTCCAGTCGTGTGCGCCGGTGTTGTACGGCGGATCGATGTAGATGCAGTCCACTTTCCCCTCGTATGGATAGAGGAGTGCTTTAAGGGCGTGGTAGTTTTCGCCGTTGATTACCACTTGGTACGGTTTGTCTCCGCCCCTTTGGATCTCTCCCGTTTTCTTTAGTCCGGGGAAGATGGGCTTGTCGAATTCGGATAGCACCACGAGGTCGGCGGTGCTGGCTGATTCCGTAAGATGCTCATCGTTGACTTGCCGAGTCAGTGTTGCTGTGTCACCGTTAAGTGCAGATACTCGCCAAGCCACCTTATTATCGGTTTTCTCGAAGCTGCCGCGCGGCGGGAGTATGTTGACAAGATCGCCTTTACGGGCCCTGCGTCCATAGAGCCTTACGTTTTCCGGGATATGTCGTTCGAAGTTGAGGCCGAAGGGGCGTCGATCCGTGTATGCCTTCACTTCGTTGGCAATGGCCTTGGCCAGCTGGGGATTCGTCTCAGCGACTTTGTCGATGAGGTCATACAGCGCGGACATGCTGTTCTCCTTGTTTTTCTTGGTGATATTTCCGTTCCTGTCCATGCCCGTGGGGGGGCGGCCATGCGTGTCACGCGACGGCGGATCACCATCGACGGCCGGCGATGGCGTCGATCCGGCGGTCCGTCTCCCAGTATGCGATGTCGAGGGCGGTGGCGGTGAAGGCGGCCGCCCTCTGCCATGCGGGTGCGGCATGGGATGCGAACAGCACGCCGACGAGGATCGTCGCCGCGAACGAGGCCATGAGAAGGATCGCGGACAGGATCCGCAGGCGGCGCGTCCGCGGATCGTCATCCGTCTCCGTGGTCTTGTCGTCGGGGAATGCCCGATCCATCCAGTCGTTGATGTTCTCGCCCGGCTTCATGTCCGGCAAATGGTCCGTGTCCCGATCCATACCCATGTGCTTCCTTTCCGTATGGACATGGGTATGCGTCACGGCCGGCCGGCTTCCCGTTTCAGTCGGTCCCGCACCAGCCGGCGGCCGTGTCGAGCAGCTGGTCGTCATCGGCGGCGTGCCCGCGATCCACGGGGATCCATGTCTCCGCGTCCCCCCGCATCCGGTCGGTCATCCAGCCGAACACGCCGAACGGGTGGATGCCGGGCCCGTTGTATTCGCGCAGCGTGGGTTTCCGCCATTCCCGGTAGGTGAGGTCCCAGCCGCCGTCCCCGTCGGGTTCGGCGTGCAGCATCCGGGTTCCCTCCCCGCCGCGGGCCGTGAGGTTGGCGGCGCGCCCGTTCCTGCCCCGTCCGGCGAGCATGTCCCAGCTCAGCCCGCGTTCGCGTGCCCGGCCCATGACGGTCGTGTCCCCGCCGGCCGTGATGGGCGGCCTCACGTCGGCCGCCGCCGCGGTCGTATGCCCGGCCTCGTACCGGCCGCCGTCGGGCGTGCCCTTGGGCCTGTGGCTCCGGTTGTTCCTGTCCATGACCATGGCGTGTCCTCCGTTCCGGTTCCCGTTGCGGGGGGGGGAGGCTATGCGTGTGCGCGGGGGTATGCGTACGGCATGCATCACGTGATGCATACCATCCGGGCTCTTGTCTTCGGCATTATTCCGCCGATCACGGACGGCGGTATGCATCCGTATGCGTGGTATGCGTGCCCTATAAGGGAAAACCCCATAAAAAGGAGTAACTCGGAAAACAGATGCATACAATGCATACCTTCCATTATCCTTCTTATAATCCCTTGTATTCCAAGGGTTT
>CXSD01000086.1_pt1 | contig 5638 bp, 3 predicted proteins | sample 591301 | NCBI WGS metagenome assembly CXSD01 (sample SAMEA3491340, study PRJEB9169) | human gut metagenome | biome: ENVO:mammalia-associated habitat; material: ENVO:feces | place: Bangladesh | collected 2010-04-07 | reverse complement strand
GGTACGGTGATCACTCACCGCAGGATTTTAAGTCCTGTGCGTCTGCCAGTTCCGCCACCCCGGCGTTCTTCCCTGGTCTTCAGGAAAGCGGAAAACGGGGTTCGAACCCGCGACCCCCACCTTGGCAAGGTGGTGCTCTACCACTGAGCTATTTCCGCNNGATGCCGGCTAAAGGACTTGAACCCTCGACCCTCTGATTACAAATCAGATGCTCTACCAACTGAGCTAAGCCGGCAACTACAAAAAAATAAAATGCGGGTGAAGGGACTTGAACCCCCACGCCGTAAGGCGCTAGATCCTAAATCTAGTGCGTCTGCCAATTCCGCCACACCCGCATATACTTATGAGCCGTACTGGGCTCGAACCAGTGACCCTCTGATTAAAAGTCAGATGCTCTACCAACTGAGCTAACGGCTCAAATGGAGGTTAACGGGATCGAACCGCTGACCCTCTGCTTGTAAGGCAGATGCTCTCCCAGCTGAGCTAAACCTCCATGAGTTCGCGTGGCGACGTCCTAATCTCACAAGGGGCAACCCCTCACTACAATCGGCGCTAAGAAGCTTAACTTCTGTGTTCGACATGGGAACAGGTGTATCCTTCTCGCTATCGCCACCACACTACTATTTAATTGAGTAAACGTCGTTCACTCAAAACTGGATCAGAAACATTCTAACAACCGTGAATCAATTTTTGGTTAAGTCCTCGATCGATTAGTATCAGTCCGCTCCGTACATCACTGCACTTCCACTCCTGACCTATCTACCTGATCTTCTCTCAGGGATCTTACTTTCTTAAAGAAATGGGAAATCTCATCTTGAGGTGGGCTTCACACTTAGATGCTTTCAGCGTTTATCCCTTCCCTACATAGCTACCCAGCGATGCCTCTGGCGAGACAACTGGTACACCAGCGGTAAGTCCATCCCGGTCCTCTCGTACTAAGGACAGATCCTCTCAAATTTCCAACGCCCGCGACGGATAGGGACCGAACTGTCTCACGACGTTCTGAACCCAGCTCGCGTGCCGCTTTAATGGGCGAACAGCCCAACCCTTGGGACCGACTACAGCCCCAGGATGCGACGAGCCGACATCGAGGTGCCAAACCTCCCCGTCGATGTGGACTCTTGGGGGAGATAAGCCTGTTATCCCCAGGGTAGCTTTTATCCGTTGAGCGATGGCCCTTCCATGCGGAACCACCGGATCACTAAGCCCGACTTTCGTCCCTGCTCGACTTGTAGGTCTCGCAGTCAAGCTCCCTTGTGCCTTTACACTCTGCGAATGATTTCCAACCATTCTGAGGGAACCTTTGGGCGCCTCCGTTACTCTTTAGGAGGCGACCGCCCCAGTCAAACTGCCCATCTGACACTGTCTCCCACCACGATTAGTGGTGCGGGTTAGAGTGGTCATAACACAAGGGTAGTATCCCACCAGCGCCTCTGTCGAAACTAGCGTCCCGACTTCTACGGCTCCTACCTATCCTGTACATGTGGTACAAACACTCAATATCAAACTGCAGTAAAGCTCCATGGGGTCTTTCCGTCCTGTCGCGGGTAACCTGCATCTTCACAGGTACTAAAATTTCACCGAGTCTCTCGTTGAGACAGTGCCCAAATCGTTACGCCTTTCGTGCGGGTCGGAACTTACCCGACAAGGAATTTCGCTACCTTAGGACCGTTATAGTTACGGCCGCCGTTTACTGGGGCTTCAATTCGTACCTTCGCTTACGCTAAGCACTCCTCTTAACCTTCCAGCACCGGGCAGGCGTCAGCCCCTATACGTCATCTTTCGATTTTGCAGAGACCTGTGTTTTTGATAAACAGTCGCTTGGGCCTATTCACTGCGGCTGATCGTTAGATCAGCACCCCTTCTCCCGAAGTTACGGGGTCATTTTGCCGAGTTCCTTAACGAGAGTTCTCTCGCTCACCTTAGGATTCTCTCCTCGACTACCTGTGTCGGTTTGCGGTACGGGCCATTGTTTTCTCACTAGAAGCTTTTCTCGGCAGTGTGACATCAGGAACTTCGGTACTATTATTTCCCTCCCCATCACAACTTGTCCTTAGAGATGTAAGCATTTGACTCACATCAAGACTCATTGCTTGGACAGACATTTCCAATCGTCTGATTCCTTAGCCTCCTGCGTCCCTCCATTGCTCAAACAAAAACAACGGGTACAGGAATATCAACCTGTTATCCATCGCCTACGCCTTTCGGCCTCGGCTTAGGTCCCGACTAACCCTGGGCGGACGAGCCTTCCCCAGGAAACCTTAGTCATTCGGTGGACAGGATTCTCACCTGTCTTTCGCTACTCATACCGGCATTCTCACTTCTAAGCGCTCCAGCAGTCCTCACGATCTACCTTCAACGCCCTTAGAACGCTCTCCTACCAACACACCATTGGTGTGTTCCACAGCTTCGGTAAACTATTTAGCCCCGGTACATTTTCGGCGCAGGGTCACTCGACTAGTGAGCTATTACGCACTCTTTAAATGGTGGCTGCTTCTAAGCCAACATCCTAGTTGTCTGTGCAACCCCACATCCTTTTCCACTTAATAGTTATTTGGGGACCTTAGCTGGTGGTCTGGGCTGTTTCCCTTTCGACTATGGATCTTATCACTCACAGTCTGACTCCCGGATATGAATGAATGGCATTCGGAGTTTATCTGAATTCGGTAACCCGAGATGGGCCCCTAGTCCAAACAGTGCTCTACCTCCATCATTCTTACTCTGAGGCTAGCCCTAAAGCTATTTCGGAGAGAACCAGCTATCTCCAAGTTCGTTTGGAATTTCTCCGCTACCCACACCTCATCCCCGCACTTTTCAACGTACGTGGGTTCGGTCCTCCAGTGCGTTTTACCGCACCTTCAACCTGGACATGGGTAGATCACATGGTTTCGGGTCTACGACCACTTACTCATTCGCCCTATTCAGACTCGCTTTCGCTGCGGCTCCGTCTTTTCAACTTAACCTCGCAAGTAATCGTAACTCGCCGGTTCATTCTACAAAAGGCACGCTATCACCCATTAACGGGCTCTAACTTGTTGTAGGCACACGGTTTCAGGATCTATTTCACTCCCCTTCCGGGGTGCTTTTCACCTTTCCCTCACGGTACTGGTTCACTATCGGTCACTAGGGAGTATTTAGCCTTGGGAGATGGTCCTCCCGGATTCCGACGGAATTCCTCGTGTTCCGCCGTACTCAGGATCCTCCTAGGTGCCAGTCAAATTTTGTCTACGGGGCTTTTACCCTTTCTAGCAGACCTTTCCAGGTCCTTCGACTATCTCACTGGACTACCATATCGGAGTCCTACAACCCCAAGAGGCAAGCCTCTTGGTTTGGGCTTTTCCCGTTTCGCTCGCCGCTACTCAGGGAATCGATTTTTCTTTCTCTTCCTGCAGGTACTTAGATGTTTCAGTTCTCTGCGTCTACCTCTAATCAGCTATGTATTCACTGAAAAGTAACATCCTATAAAAGATGTTGGGTTTCCCCATTCGGAAATCTCCGGATCAAAGCTTACTTACAGCTCCCCGAAGCATATCGGTGTTAGTCCCGTCCTTCATCGGCTCCTAGTGCCAAGGCATCCACCGTGCGCCCTTATTCACTTAACCTTATCTTGACTTTCGTCAAGGGTCTTACTAATTCCCATGAGCGATCATGTTCCTTAGTAATAAATAAGCAATTGAACTTATTAAAAAACTCATTCAACGCGGTGTTCTCGGTTTGTTTAAAATTGTTTCTGTATCCAGTTTTCAATGAACGAATGATGACTAACGTCATCAATGGAGCCTAGCGGGATCGAACCGCTGACCTCCTGCGTGCAAAGCAGGCGCTCTCCCAGCTGAGCTAAGGCCCCGATATTGCTTATTTAATTGAGAGTAGACCTCTCAAAACTGAACGAATAAAGCATTCCTGTGTAGTTTCCGTAACGTTCATCTTCGATGAACTATTTCCTTAGAAAGGAGGTGATCCAGCCGCACCTTCCGATACGGCTACCTTGTTACGACTTCACCCCAATCATCTATCCCACCTTAGGCGGCTGGCTCCAAAAGGTTACCTCACCGACTTCGGGTGTTACAAACTCTCGTGGTGTGACGGGCGGTGTGTACAAGGCCCGGGAACGTATTCACCGCGGCGTGCTGATCCGCGATTACTAGCGATTCCGGCTTCATGTAGGCGAGTTGCAGCCTACAATCCGAACTGAGAGAAGCTTTAAGAGATTAGCTTAGCCTCGCGACTTCGCGACTCGTTGTACTTCCCATTGTAGCACGTGTGTAGCCCAGGTCATAAGGGGCATGATGATTTGACGTCATCCCCACCTTCCTCCGGTTTGTCACCGGCAGTCTCGCTAGAGTGCCCAACTAAATGATGGCAACTAACAATAAGGGTTGCGCTCGTTGCGGGACTTAACCCAACATCTCACGACACGAGCTGACGACAACCATGCACCACCTGTCACTTTGCCCCCGAAGGGGAAGCTCTATCTCTAGAGTGGTCAAAGGATGTCAAGACCTGGTAAGGTTCTTCGCGTTGCTTCGAATTAAACCACATGCTCCACCGCTTGTGCGGGCCCCCGTCAATTCCTTTGAGTTTCAACCTTGCGGTCGTACTCCCCAGGCGGAGTGCTTAATGCGTTAGCTGCAGCACTGAAGGGCGGAAACCCTCCAACACTTAGCACTCATCGTTTACGGCGTGGACTACCAGGGTATCTAATCCTGTTTGCTCCCCACGCTTTCGAGCCTCAGCGTCAGTTACAGACCAGAGAGCCGCCTTCGCCACTGGTGTTCCTCCATATATCTACGCATTTCACCGCTACACATGGAATTCCACTCTCCTCTTCTGCACTCAAGTTTCCCAGTTTCCAATGACCCTCCCCGGTTGAGCCGGGGGCTTTCACATCAGACTTAAGAAACCGCCTGCGCTCGCTTTACGCCCAATAAATCCGGACAACGCTTGCCACCTACGTATTACCGCGGCTGCTGGCACGTAGTTAGCCGTGGCTTTCTGGTTAGATACCGTCAAGGGATGAACATTCTACTCTCATCCTTGTTCTTCTCTAACAACAGAGTTTTACGATCCGAAAACCTTCTTCACTCACGCGGCGTTGCTCGGTCAGACTTCCGTCCATTGCCGAAGATTCCCTACTGCTGCCTCCCGTAGGAGTTTGGGCCGTGTCTCAGTCCCAATGTGGCCGATCACCCTCTCAGGTCGGCTATGCATCGTTGCCTTGGTGAGCCGTTACCTCACCAACTAGCTAATGCACCGCGGGTCCATCCATCAGTGACGCAAAAGCGCCTTTCAAACCGAAACCATGCGGTTTCGATTGTTATACGGTATTAGCACCTGTTTCCAAGTGTTATCCCCTTCTGATGGGCAGGTTACCCACGTGTTACTCACCCGTTCGCCACTCCTTTTCTTTCGGTGGAGCAAGCTCCGGTGAAAGAAAAAGCGTTCGACTTGCATGTATTAGGCACGCCGCCAGCGTTCGTCCTGAGCCAGGATCAAACTCTCATAAAAAGTGTTTGAAACAGTCTTGCGACTGTTAAGCTCAATTGTAATAATTGACTTGCTAGCATATTGCTTGCTATGTTGTTTGCTTCTATAATAGAAGCGCCCTACACATTTGGTTTGTTTTATTCGTTCAGTT
>CXSD01000027.1_pt1 | contig 30428 bp, 27 predicted proteins | sample 591301 | NCBI WGS metagenome assembly CXSD01 (sample SAMEA3491340, study PRJEB9169) | human gut metagenome | biome: ENVO:mammalia-associated habitat; material: ENVO:feces | place: Bangladesh | collected 2010-04-07 | reverse complement strand
AGCATCGGCATCAGCGTCGGCATCAGCGTCGGCATCGGCATCGGCATCGGCATCAGCGTCGGCATCGGCATCAGCGTCGGCATCAGCATCAGCATCGGCGTCGGCATCAGCGTCAGCGTCGGCATCAGCATCGGCATCAGCGTCGGCGTCGGCGTCAGCATCGGCATCAGCGTCGGCGTCAGCATCAGCGTCGGCATCGGCATCAGCGTCGGCATCAGCGTCGGCATCAGNGTACGCGTCGGCAATCGGCTATGTGATGCTCATCATCATCGTTGGTCTGAGCGTCATCCAATTCTGGATCCAAAGGGAGAAGTGACATGGCCACGCCAAATCTCAAAGTAGACAAGTCCCAGAGGGTCGATGCGAAGCGGAACGGCTGGCGCACCGTCGGACTGACCGCCATCCTCGGGATCGGACTCATCGTCTTCGTGTTCCCGTTCTACTGGCTGCTCGTGGCGAGCACCAGAAAATCCACGGACGTGTTCTCGAAGACACCCCACATGATCCCTGGCACCGAACTGTTCAACAACATCCGCAACCTGATGACCAACACCCAGTTCGGCGACGCCATCGTCAACTCGCTCATCGTGTCGGTCACCTACGTGATCGTCGGCGGCGTGATCTGTTCCCTGGCCGGGTACGCGTTCGCCCAATACCGCTTCCGCGGCCGTAACATCCTGTTCGCACTGGTCATCGGTGTCATGGCATTGCCATCGCAGGTCACGCTGGTCCCGTTGTTCAAGATGATGTTGTCGTTCGGCTGGCTGGGAACTTACCAGGCGCTGATCTTGCCCGATCTGGCGTTGCCGTTTGGGGTGTTCCTCATGAGACAGGCCATGTCCACGTTCCCCACGTCGATCGTCGAGGCTGCGCGCATCGACGGCGCTGGTGAGATGAGGATCTTCGGCACAATCGTCCTGCCGACCATGAAGCCCACGCTCGCCGCATTGGCGATCTTCATGTTCCTCGGACGTTGGAATGACTTCGTGTACCCGTTGGTGATCACCAGGACGCCGGAACAGTACACGCTTCCCGTCGCCCTTGCCACATTGCAGGGTGCGAACACCACGGATTACGGCCAGTTGCTCGCCGGCACGACGATCTCGATCCTACCGGTCCTGATCCTCTTCCTGTTCCTCCAAAAGGAATTCGTGTCTGGCATGACGGCGGGATCTGTCAAGGAGTGACATTCTCAGGTGCCAAAGAAGGCACTGGAAAGGACGGCTCATATGCTTTTGGATCATTTCAAGGACATGCTGCATGAGGGGCAAAGCCTCGGCGCGACGTGGATCATGCATTCGGACGGGCTGACCATCGAGACGACGTGTGAAGATGGTCCGGCATCGAAGGGCATCGTGTTCGATGTGACGGCGGCGAATCCGGGGGCCACTGCGACGATTGTGATCGGCAAGCCTCTCGGCTCCATCCAGAGGTTTCACATGGTCGGATCCCGTTGCCGCGAGCCGTTGCCTGCTGACTGGGCCGGCGTCACGCAGGTGTCGTTGGTCAATTCGGCCCCCATGGGATGCATGGTCGACGATGCGGACAGGAACGTGCTGTCATTCGCATATTCGTTCGCACAGGACGAGATTACGATGCGTTACGGCGTCGACGAGGAACACGTGTTGTTCGTCGTGATGCTGCAGATCCAACGTGTTCCCGGACATAGCCGACTGCTACTCATGGATGACGGACTGCCGTTGGATGAGACGATGCGGCTCTTGGTCGAATGGGTGGCCGATGGTTCCGCACCTTTACCCATGGCGGACAAGGCGCTGGAACCGGTTTTTTCCACCTGGTATGCGTACCTGCAGAACGTCGACGCCGAGACCTTGGGACGTGAGCTCGACGGCATGAGCCGACTGGGATGTGGATCCATATTCATCGACGACGGCTGGCAGCAATATGGCAGCGGGCGCGGATATTCCGGTTGCGGCGACTGGGTTCCCGATCCCGTTAAATTCCCCGACATGAGTGCCACTGTCAGGAGGTTCCAGGACGCGGGGGTCGGCGTCGTCCTGTGGATCGCACCCCTGTTGCTGGGCGAGAAGGCGCACGTGTTCAAGACGTTGGAACGATACGCGCCCATCCATGACGACGGGCTGGGACGGCAATTCCACGTCCTCGACCCACGACGCAAGGCGGTCCGCGACTACATCGGCGGCGTTTGCGCTCGGATGGCCAAGGATTACGGCATCGCCGGACTGAAGATCGATTTCCTGGAACAGGCCGGGGCCTACCAAGGTCAGCCATTGGAGAATCCCGAACCCGGCGACGTCACCGATGTCGGCGAGGCGATGAGACTTATGCTCGAACGGATCAAGACCATGTTGATCGAAAACTGCGGTCAGGTCCCGGTCGTCGAATTCCGCCAACCCTATTCCAGTCCCGTCATCGCACCGTACAGCAACATAGTCAGGGCCAGCGACTGTCCCGCCGATGCCCTGACCAATCGAATCCGCACCATCGACGAACGGCTGGCCGCTGGTAACCGCGTGGTGCACGGAGATATGCTGCTGTGGGACGTGAACGCGGGAGCGGAGACATGCGCGGCGCAGATCCTCGCATCGTTCTTCGCCGTGCCTCAGATCTCGGTCCCGCCGTCGGCCATGTCGAATGGTCAGTATGAATCCTGCCGTTTCCTACTGTCCCTATGGCGCAAACACCGAAACGTCCTGTTGAATGGCCGTCTGCAACCAGTGTCAAGCATTCTGGGCTATCCACTCGTGCACGCGTTCGACGGCAACGGGACGCAAGTCAGCGGCGTGTACGCGCCGGACATGATCATCGACGTGGACGCGGATACGAGAACGCTGATCATCCTCAACGCATCCACGGAAAACAACGTGACCATTCGCCTGCGCGGTGACGGCGGGACGGTCAAGTTGACCGGCCACGCATACGACTGCACAGGAGCCATCACTATGCAGTTTGAAGAAGATACAGATACGTTCCGTGAAAACGGAGACGCGACGATCACGACGATTCCAGTTCCCACCTATGGCATATTGGAATTGGCGCTAGAGCGATAAAACGCGATACTTTTCTGAACCACGGTTGTTGGACTGGAGAAATTCAGATTCGATGATCGGAGGTGTGGTTCTTTCGTATGGGTGAAGATCGGAGGAGACATTACGACGACGGGTTCCGGCGCGAGGCGCTGGAACCCGTCAGGGCCGGGGCGGGCAGCAGGACGTTGGCGCGCCGGCTTGCGATGCCACGGCAGACCCCGAAACAATGGATCCTGTTGTATGGATCCAACGGCGAGGAGGCAGTCATGGGAGCCACCGGCAACAGGCGCTATGACTGGTAGACGAAGGTCGCGGCCGCGCGCGACCACGTCGAGGACGGCCTGACCGTAGCCGATGTCATGGCCAAATACGGGATTGCGAGCATCGCGCCGCTCAACCGCTGGTGCCGCGACTACCGGACGGGCGGCGAGGAGGCGTTGAGACCGAAGCCCAAGGGCAGGCCCAAAGGCGTGAAATCCAAGCCCAAACCAAAACCAACGCGCGAGCATGAGCTCGCCGAGGAGAACGCCTATCTGAGGGCGAAGGTCGCGTACCTGAAAAAACTCCGGTCCCTGCGGGCGAACAAGTCATGCGGCGCGAGCGAAGCGCCGTCGTCCGACTGCTCTCAGGGCAAGGACACCGGCTCGACCCCCTGCTGAGGATAGCGGGGCTGGCCAGATCCACGTACTTTTACCATCTGTCGCATCCGGGGCATGCGACGCGCCCTGATTTCGAGCCCATGGTCCGGGAGATCTGGGCGCGGACCGCCAACAGGGGCGGCCACCGGCAGATCCACATGTGCCTGGCGAATGAGTTCGGACAGAAGGTATCGGCCAAAAGCGTATTGAAGGTCATGCGCCGCATGGGTCTCAGATGCGGGATCCGCAAAGCGAACCCGTGGAGGAAGTAAAGCTCGTACAGGGGCGATCAAGGCGGGCAAGTGCCGAACCTGCTCGAACGCGACTTCCGGGTGGACCGGCCGTTCGCCAAGCTCGGCAGCGACGACGGTTACACGCTTGAGTGCCCGAATTCCTCCATCGTGGCGCGCTACGGAGATACCCTGGTTACCCCTGATCCGCGTATTGGTATTCTGCATGGCACCTCGCAACGTGAGATGTTTGCATGGGCGCTTCAGGAAGGCCAGCATGCGCAGTACAAGAAGCTGCCATTTGCTGAACTGCGCGAAGCCGACCGCCTCTATATGGTGCATGGCGGTTGGGTGATTCCGGTCAACGAGCTCGATGGCAAAGCATACGCCGTTGATATGGCAGAAATTGCAGCAATCAATTATGCAATCCATACTGGCCGTACCCATGATGATGCGCTCGGCATTGGGCCAGTCGGAAATTACGACGTCTGAGTATCGCGCAAGGACTTGAACGGGAGTATTCTCGATATCATGAGCGAAACGAGCAGTGACTGGCAAAAGACCACCATTGATTCCGCCCAAGCGGCGGCTCACCCGGAAACCGCGCAGGCGGTGGCGCGTATCAAGGCGCTACGTCAGACCATCGATAATATCGATTCGGCGGCCATAGCCCTGTTGTCCGAGCGTTTCAAAGCCACCTCGCAGGTGGGTGTGCTCAAAGCCAATGCTGGATTCGCCCCTGAAGACACCAAGCGTGAGAATTATCAGATCGAGCGTCTCCACCGCATCGCCATCGATGCCGGGCTCGACCCCGAAATCGCCGAAATGTACCGTGAATTCGTGGTCACCGAGGCCAAGAAGCGGCACAAGCGTATTGCCGACGCCGGAGGAGACCCGGGCGTGCTCGACGTATTTGCCTGAGCTTCTCGTAGCAATCCATTACTGGTCAGCGGCACACGAATTGCCCATGTCCTTTCAGGAGCAATGGCGACTACATTGATACGGGACTATCGATACCGATAGCCAAAACCGTATAACCATTGACCACATTGAACGGAAACGCCGCCATGAGACTTGCCGCCGCCTTAATCAGTTGCGTACTATGCGTAACCGGCACTGTTGGCGGTGCGTGGCTTTCCCGTCCGGCATCAGTCGATTATGGCTCTCTGCTTTCCAAAGCAAGCGACATCTATGCCGTCACCGATGAGAGGGGAGACGCAACCCGGCTGTATGTGGTGAACAATGCCAGCAATGCGGCAATCTCCCGCATTCCGGGCGCGGCTGCCGAATTGCCGTGGAAAGTCAACGTCACGTATTCGCTGGATGGTCCGAACGTTGAGGCCAGCGAGATTTCCGGAGCGTCTGGACTTGTCGGCATATACATCGATGTCAAACCGCAGTCCAGTGCAGCCAACCATACGATTCCGGTTGTCACCTTCACCGTGCCCACTCAAGTGACTGGTGATATTTCCGCCGATAATACGGTTTCGGTAGCCACGCAGGGCTCCGATATTGTGGTCGCCGCGGCAGGGAACGTTTCTTCCGGGCTGAAATTTAGCTGCTACATGGACGCGAAGAAGTTCTCAATGAGTGCCGTGACGCTCGCCGCGTTGCCGTCTTCCGGAGAGCCGTCCGTTGGAGCCGATCCTCAGGCCGCAGGATCCGCCACTCAGTCCGAGGCCGATGCCGGTGACCAAACCGCTGCCGATACAGATGCTTCCCAGCTGATTGCCAGCAGTGCTACTTTGGTCGGTTCCCTGACGGATGCGGGCTCCGGCGAGCACCAGCAGCTTATCGATCAGCTGGATGCGCTGCGCAGCAACGAACGTGCGCTCGACAAGTCCGTGGTGGCCGAGCGTAAAGTAACCCACAAGCAGGCTTTTGATGCGTATATGGCTGCATATGTTGGCGCCTATACCGATCACTTGTCTGGGTCCATTGGTGATTCCAGCCAGCTGTCCGCGCTTATGGGAACAGCCGGAGAGCTTTCCAAAGATACGCCATTAGCCCAAGCGGTGATTGATCTGGCCGATGCAGTGAACAATGTGAGCGCCGCGCACCAGCATGCGGGTGCAGTCGAAGCATTGGACGAAGTGATTCGGCGCATCCAACAGCAGGGAACCACTGGTTTGGCGGACAATTTGAACACCGAAGCCGCCGAAGAGGCCACCAAAGGATCCAAGCAGTATACCGAGGGGCAGAGCCAATTGTCTGCTGCGATGATCCCGTATTCGATGAAATACACGGACGTATACACGGCCAATCTCAGCGCGTTGACCGGCGGCACCTCGTCTGGTGCCGGGATTCACGAGCAGCAGGCAATCGCTGAAACCAATAGCAGCGACGATTTGACTGAGGCACAGTCCAAGGTCGATGCTGCCATGAGCACACTCGCCACGGCATCCGAGCACACCGGTAAGGCTGCGGCATTGCGTCAGATTGTGCTTCGTTTTTCAGACCAGTTCGCCAGTTCCGGCAATGTGCAGAATGCGTCGAGCGGTTCTGGCTCGGTTGATCAGGCCCATGCACTGGCCGGCTTGGCGGACGCGCAATCGCAGTCGTTCTATGGCAAGACTCGTGCCGCGGAAGCCAAGCGCAAGGCCAGTGCTGCACGCAAACAGGCTAAGGCCGCACAGCAACAGCAATCGCAGCATGCTGATGCCTCGCTGGTGGATGACACGATGTCGCTGTCTTCAGCGGACGTCATGCACTATGCCAATGGTGTCAACTCGTCAATCGGCTCTTCGCAGACCGCCGACACCTTTGCCGGAGGCAAGCTGAACTCTGCAGACGGGTCAACCGAGCAAAGCAGCGGCAAGCCCAAAAACGCCGCTTCTCAGGCCGGTGATTCCATGGATGTTGCCCCAACGTTGTTTGGCTTTGGCAGTGGCGGTACGTTGCTCAAGCATGATATGAGCACACTGATCAACGAGACTGTAGAGATAAGCGATGCCGGTGAGCTCCTGAACCAGGCGGTCGCCCAGATCAATACTTCTGCCGTGCAACAAAAAACCGCCGGAACCCGATATCTCATCGTGGTTCCGACGGTTTAATCTGGCTCAAAGAGGGGAGCCAGAGCGGCGACTTACTTCTTCGGCCTCTTGACCGGGGGTTCGCCGAGCTCGCTGGTCTCGACGGCCACTTCGGTTTCCGGTGCATCCTCGGCAGCGGATTCCGCCGTGTGCTTGGCCACCAGGTCGAACTTGCCGACCACACGGCCGGCCTGTGCGATGTCGCCCAAAGCGGCGTGAATCGCGTCCACGCCCTCGGCAGCGGCGGAGAGCGCCACAGACAGAATCGGGGTCTTCATGGAGACCTTGGCCTCGGACTTGATCTTGCGCAGCTGCTCCACAGCCTTGCCGGCCCAGGTCAGCAGCTCGGGGGAGGCACCGGTGGCGGCCTCGACGTACGGATTCACAACCGGCCAAGCGGCGCGGTGCACGGAACCGGAACCGGCGTGCATCCAGCTCCACACCTCTTCAGAGGCGTACGGCAGGTACGGAGCCAGCAGACGAGCAAAGGCATCCAAGCCCAAGCCCAGCGCGGTGCGGGCGGACTTCACGGCCTTCTCGGACGGCACATTGCCCTGCTCGTCCGGAGTGCCATAGGCACGGTTCTTGACCAGCTCGATGTAGTCGTCGCAGAACTGCCAGAAGTAGGACTCGATGACCTCAAGCGCCTTGGAGTGCTCGTAAGCCTCCAGTGCTTCGGTGGCCTGACGTACCACCAAGGCCAGCTTGGCCATGGCGGCGCGATCCAGCGGCTCGGTCACATCGGCCGGGTTCCACGAAGCCTCAGCGGCTTCGCCCACGTGGTGGTTCTCGTCCTCGCGGCCAATCGCCAGTGCAAACTTGGTGGCGTTCAGCAGCTTGATGGCCAGTCGACGGCCGATCTTCATCTGGCCGATGTCATACGTGGCATCGAGGCCTAGGCGCGCGGCGGCAGCCCAGTAGCGCACGGCGTCCGCGCCGAACTTCTCGATCGGCTCGTTCGGCACCACGACGTTGCCCTTGGACTTCGACATCTTCTTATGGTCGGGATCCAGAATCCAGCCGGACAGCGTGGCGTGAGCCCACGGCAGGCACTTGTTTTCCAAGTGCGCGCGGTCCACGGTGCTGAACAGCCAGGTACGGATGATGTCCTGACCCTGCGGGCGCAGATCCATCGGGAAGGTGGACTTGAACAGGGCCTGAGAAGCCTCATCCGGCTCAGCCCAGTGGGTCACGATCTGCGGGGTCACCGAAGAGGTGGCCCAGGTATCCATGATGTCCTTTTCGGCGGTGAAGCCGCCGGGCACATCACGCTGAGACTCGTCGTAGCCTTCCGGCACATCGATGGTCGGGTCGATCGGCAGACGATCCTCGCTCGGGGTGATCGGGCGATCGTAATCCGGCTCGCCGGAAGCGTTCACCGGGTACCACAGCGGGAACGGTACGCCGAAGAAGCGCTGGCGGGAAATCAGCCAGTCGCCGTTCAGGCCGTGCACCCAGTTCTCGTAGCGCACGCGCATGAAGTCGGGGTGGAAGTTCAGTTCCTTGCCGCGCTCGATGAGTTCGGCGTTCAGCTTCTCGTCGGTGCCGCCGTTCTTCAGGTACCACTGGCGGGAGGTGACGATCTCGAGCGGCTTGTCGCCCTTCTCGTAGAAGTTCGTCATACGCTTGGTCGGCGTCGGCTCACCGTCCAGGTCGCCGGACTCACGCAGTTTGTCTACGATGACCTTACGGGCGGAGAACGTGGTCTTGCCAGCGGTCTCGGCAAAGACCTCACGGCCGGCCGGGTCGGTGATCCAATCCGGGGTATCCATCACGATACGGCCGTTGCGCTGGATGATCGGGCGGGTGGGCAGCTTCAGGTCGCGCCACCACTCGACGTCGGTCACATCACCGAACGTACAGCACATGGCGATGCCGGCACCCTTGTCCATTTCGGCGGCCGGGTGAGCCAGAATCGGCACCTTGACCTTGAACAGCGGGGAGTAGACTTCCTGGCCGAAGTACTGCTTGTAACGTTCGTCATTCGGGTTGGCGATCAGCGAGGTGCAAGCGGCCAGCAGCTCGGGGCGGGTGGTCTCGATGTAGATTGGGGTGCCGTCCTCAAAGCGGAAAGCCACCTTGTGGTAGAAGCCCGGGTATTCGCGGGACTCAAGCTCGGCCTGAGCCACTGCGGTCTGGAAGGTCACGTCCCACAGGCCGGGGGCGTCCTGCTGGTAGGCCTCGCCGCGGGCAAGGTTGCGCAGGAAGGCCTTCTGAGCCACGCGCCGCGGGTGCTGGCCGATGGTGTGGTAGGTCTGCGACCAGTCGATGGACAGGCCCAGCTTGCGCCACAGGGCCTCGAACAGCTTCTCATCCTGAGCAGTCAGACGCTCGCACAGCTCGATGAAGTTCTTGCGGGAAATCGGCACCTGATCCTTGGCGTCGATCTTCTTGCCATCGGTGCCCTCGAACGGCGGCTTGAAGTCCGGGTCGTAGGGGAGGGACACGTCCACGCGCACGCCGTAGTAGTTCTGCACGCGGCGCTCGGTGGGCAGGCCGTTGTCGTCCCAGCCCATCGGGTAGAACACGTCGTAGCCGCGCATGCGCTTGTAACGCGCAATCACATCGGTGTGCGTGTAAGAGAACACGTGACCCACGTGCAGCGAACCGGAGACGGTGGGCGGCGGGGTGTCGATGGAGTAGACGGCCTTGCGGTCGCGGGTATTGCGGAATTTGTAGGTGCCGTCTTCATCCCAGACGGCGCGCCACTTGTCCTCAAGCCCGTCCACGCCGACCTTGTCGGGCAGCGGGGTGAGTTGCGCGTTGATGATGGAATTGCCTTCAGTCATAAGGCCAAAGTTTATGCATGTTGCATGACAAGGCGTTGTTGGGTTTGCTCTATCCTGCTTCGTTCGTCTGCTCCCCTCAGTCCGCGAAGCGGACTGAGGGGAGCTTTCAGGTGGGAGTGCTTACTTCACCGTGAGGTCAGCCAACGGCATGCGTTGGTCGATGAGCGCGGCCGGATATCCGGAAAGCTTGGTGGAGGCCACGGTAAAGCATTTGCGCGTGTACAGCCAGTTGCTTGACGCATCTTCGCTGAGCTTGCGCGCGTAGGTCTTCATTCGTTCGGCATAGTCGGCGTCGTTGGTGGCGGCACGGGCATCGGCATAGGCCTGCTGCACCTCGGCATGGTTGTAGTGGAAGATGGAATCCGGGTCGGCAAACGTGCCGGCGTCATCGGTGCCATTCATGCTCATCAGGGTCAGTTCCCAAGTGCCGTCCTGAATACGCTTGGCATATTCTTCGTCAGATACGACTTCCAGATTCACCGAAGGGCGCGGCAGCTGTTCGATTTGCTGCTTGATGGTCTCGGCCATCGGCTGCCACTGCGCGGTGACCACCAGATCCACCGTGGTCAGATAGGTGCCGAAATAGGAGGTCATCGTTTGCGTCTTGGACATATCGTGCGGGAACAGGCCGGTCAAATCCTCATATCCAGGTTCCAACGGGCTGATCGGGCCTCCCAGCGCACCGCTGGAATCCGGCTGCGAGGCGGCGATGCCGGCCGAATCGATGAGGTATCGGAACGTGGTGCGCACGTTCTGATCGGACATAATCGAATCGGAATTGTTGTTGAACGCCAGCAGCACCTTGTCTGTGGTGGCGCCTTCGGTGACGGTCAGACCGTCCTTGCCGTTCATCTGCGATGCCACGGTGGCGGTGGCGGGTGCGGCCATATCAATAGTGCCCTTGGATACGGCATCGGCCAGCGACGTCTCATCGGAATATTGGGTGAATGTCACGGTACCGACGTGCGCCTTGGTGCCGTGGTAGCTCCCGTTGTAATCGAGCGTCAACGACTGCCCGGGCGTGAACTTGCCAACGGTGAACGGGCCGGAACCTACTGCCTGCTTGGCATAGTCGGCATCGCCCGCTTCGGAATCGTACACAATGCCCAGTCTGCCGGACAAGGCACGTAGCAACGTGGGGTTGGTCTGCGCAAGAGTGATGACCACGGTGGAGTCATTCGGATTGGTGACCGACTTCAGATCGCCCAGATCATCCACGTCGGCATATTTCTGGGTTATCGCCTGCTGCAGGGACCACACCACATCCCCGGCATCCAACGTGTGCCCATTGGAGAAGGTGAGTCCGGAGGCGATGGTCAGGGTATAGGTCAGCCCGTCATCGGATGTTTTCCAATCCGTGGCCACGCCCGGCTTGAGCTGGTTGTTCTGATCGACGGTCAGCAGTGTTTCGTACACGTTGTCTAGCAGCAGACGTTCCGCCGAGGCCGATGCCGTGGCACGGATATCCAGCGATTGCGGCATATCGGTAATACCGACGGACACCTTGGTATCCGGGCCGGAATCCAGTAGACCCGGAATGGAATGACTGCGCGTGATTACCGACCAGCCAACCCACACCAATGCGCTGAGCACTGCGGCGACTACTAGGAAGACCACCCATCTGAACCGCTCGTTGCGACTCTTATGCATGCCCATCAGTCTAACGAGGGTGCGCTACCGAACGTCACTTTGTACTGATCCCAGCGCTGGGGCAGGTGGCGGCCAGCGGGCAGTTGGCGCAGTCCGGCGTGCGGGCATGACAGGTGGATCGGCCGAACAGGATAAGCCGATGGCTGAGATCCGTCCACTCTTCAGGTGGGAAGCATGCGGTAATCTCCCGCTCGATTTTCACGGGATCCAGATGAGTGGAGCGCCAATCCGATCGCCAGCGCAGACGACCGGTCACGCGCATCACATGAGTGTCCACGGGAAAGCCGGGAATGCCGAAAGCGTTGCCCAGCACCACATTGGCGGTTTTGCGGCCAACGCCTGGCAGGCTGGTCAGCTCATCCATCGATTGTGGGACCTGGCCGTCAAAGCGTTCGTCCAATGCCGTGGCCAAGCCGATGAGATGCTGGGTTTTCGATCGGTAGAAGCCGAGCGGATGGATAATATCCTCGATCTGAGCCGGGCTGGCCTCTGCCAAATCATGAGCCGTGGGATACGTGGCGAACAGTTCGGGGGTGACCGTATTGACACGCTTGTCGGTGGTCTGGGCGCTGAGCACAGTGGCGATAAGCAGTTGAAGCGGGGAGGTGAAATGCAGGGCGCACTGCGGTTGCGGAATCATACGGCATAGGATGTCGTATTCCTTGTGCATGCGCTCTATGCGCGCGGTTTTGGTTTCTCGCATGAGAGGTGAAACCTGTGAGCCGTGTTACGCGGCGGTCTCTTCCGTATCGGCAGCGTCGTCAATGGAGGATGCCTTGGCCGCTTGTTGTGCGGCGGCATCGCCCTTGTCGTTTTCCGGCGGATCGAAGCGATATCCTACATTGCGGACTGTGCCGATGAGATGCTCGTATTCGCCGCCGAGCTTGGCGCGCAGACGACGGATATGCACGTCAACGGTGCGGGTGCCGCCGTAATAGTCGTAGCCCCACACTTCCTGGAGCAGCTGGGCGCGGGTGAACACGCGGCCGGGGTGCTGCACCAGATACTTGAGCAGTTCGAATTCCTTGTATGCCAGGTCGATAGGACGGCCATGCAGGGAAGCGGTATATCCGTTGGTATCCACAATGAGATCGCCGGAGCGGATCTGCCCGTCTTCCACAGTGGTGGACGATTCGGACACGGAACCGGTGGAAGCAATAGCGGGGGCGTTGCCTCTCTCGGAAACCAGACGAAGACGGCCCTCGACTTCAGCCGGGGAGGCGGTGGTCACCACAACATCGGCAATGCCCCATTGGGAGTTGACTACGGTGAAGCCACCTTCGGTAAGCACCAACACAATCGGCGTGGAAAGACCTGAAGCGTGAATCAACCGGCACAGTGTTTTAGCCGTGGCCAAGTCATCTCGAGCATCAAGAAACAGAATGGTGTTTTCCGGCATTTTCACCAGACTGGCCGCATCCATAGGCAGCACGCGAACACGATGGGAGAGCAATGCAAGTGACGGCAGTACGGTTGCGGGATCGCTGGCGAAGGTCATCAACGTTAAGTCCGTCACGCTAATCCCCCTTGGTGATACTGCACACTCTTGTTCGACTCGGCGCGAATCAAGGGCAACGCCTCTTTCTTTCGCGCGGTTTTCCCTATTCTACGCGCCTGTATTGGACACTGATATGTAACAATCGCGCAATATGAACGGGGGAATGCCAGGGTCAGCCGACAAGCGGCATGATAACCAAGGTGGTGGCGGCGATGGTCACGCCCATCAGCATCACCGGCAGCAGACCGATGCCGATCCACGGATGGCTGGCATTCGGATCGGGATCGGAGTCGCGCACCCACAGTATGGAGGCCACTACCAGTGCCGCGGCCAGGACGACGAGCACGATGACGGCAATGGCGCCCACCGTGGTATTGCGAGAGATCATGGTGCCAAAATCAGGCAGGAAGCACCAGCCGGCCACGGCAATGGAAGCCACTCCTGAAGTGACGGCATGAGACAGGGAACGAATCAGATGAGAGCGATTCTCCCTTGCCATTTGGCGGCCAAAGGAGAACACCACCAGCACTACGAGCAGCAGGCCGACAACAAGAGCCCACGAGTACCAGCCCGGTATCTTGCCATCAACGGCGATGTGCTGAGGTGCGATTCCTCCGGAGGGGAAAGGCACAACGACAAAAACCAGCGATATGACGCCGAATACCACGGTCGTGACACGATCTAGCATCGTGCCGCGGAACGGCCATGAGGCGATGAACGCCGCCAGCACCAGCGCAACGACAATCATGGGAATGATGGGCGTGGTGCCGGGGGTCGGAATAACCGTGGCCGCAATCAGCAACACGTATGCTGTGACTTGCGCCAGCAGCATGCTTGGTACCTTGTGCTTCCAGCTGTCCTGGGTGGTCTCGGTCATGTCAAGCCTCTCGATGGAAATGTCTGTAATCCTAATCCTACGTCGTGCAGAGGGACAGATTAGAACGCGATAATGCCCAGATGCTCCAGCAGCACTTTGACGCCGATCAGAATCAACACCACACCGCCTGCGATCTGCGCGGGTTTCTGCCAGTGAGCGCCGAAGGCGCGCCCGATGTACAGGCCCGCCGCGGAGAAGAGGCCGGTCACCACGCTGATGCAGAGGATGGCGAACGGCACGCTGGTTGCCATGAACGCCAGACTCACGCCTACGGCGAAGGCGTCGATGCTGCACGCCACGGCGAGCGGCAGCATGTGCTTCCAGTCGAATTGCGCGGTCTCCTTGGCGTTCTCCGCGTCCTCCTCGAATGCCTCATGCACCATGTTGCCGCCGATGAACGCCAGCAGACCGAAGATGATCCAATGATCGAATGCGGTTACATACGCGCTGAATGCGGAGGCCGCGTAATGCCCCAGTATGAGGAAGAGGGCCTGGGCGCCGCCGAACCAGAGCGCCGATCTGACGGCATCCCCGGGTCTTACGCGGGAGACGGTGAGCCCCTTGCCGATGGAGACGGCGAACGCATCCATGGCGACGGAGACGGAAATGAGCAGGGTCTGAACGATTATCGCAATCATGATGTGATGGAAGGTTCATCGCCCGAACTCCAGACGATGGGCCTCGGCCAGCGTTCCCACACGCCGCCTACGCCTAGCTGAAAAATACACCAGCACTATATCACGCGATGCACGTCGAACCAAAAAGGCGGGAGGCCTCCGGAGAGGTCTCCCGCCGACGATTCGGAATCGAATCACTTGCCTTCGTTCGCGAGACGCTCACGCGCGGCAATGATTTCCTTTTCGGCGGCTTCAACGCCGGTCCAGTAGTCGCCCGGCAGAACTTCCTTGCCCGGCTCCAGAGCCTTGTACTGCTCGAAGAAGTGCTTGATTTCAGCCTTGTGGTACTCGTTGACGTCTTCGATGTCCTTGATGTCGTCGAAACGCACGTCGGCAGGCACGCACAGCACCTTGTCGTCGCCACCGGCCTCGTCAACCATGTGGTACAGACCCACGGCGCGGCACTCAACCACGCAGCCGGGGAACACGGAGTTCGGAATCATCACGAGAGCGTCCAGCGGATCGCCGTCCTCGCCCAGGGTGCCATCGATGTAGCCGTAGTCATCCGGGTAGCCCATTGCGGTGAACAGGGTGCGATCCAGGAACACGCGGCCGGTCTCGTGGTCGACTTCGTACTTGTTCTTGGAGCCGCGCGGAATTTCCACAACGACGTTGAAGGTTTCTGCCATTGGTTATCTCCTTGTTTGGAAACTATTCGTTACACACACTACTACTGGGCGGGCACCCCGGCTATAGCTGTGCCCGCCTTTCGTTTCACTGCACGGACAGGATATGAGCCACGTCCGCCCATGGGGCGAGCGAAACGTAGTTGTCCCAGCCCCACTGGAATTCACGACCGGTGAGTTCGTCACGTACGTTCAGCGGACGATCGGTGGGTAAGCCCAGCTCATCAAGATCCAGATGAATCATTGCCTGATGGGCGTTGTGTCCATCAAGGTTGACCACCACGATCAGTGTGTCCGCGTGGCCGGTGCCGGTCAGCTCTGCCGGTGTATGGCGGGCGAATGCCAGCACGCCCGGATCGGAGGACTGCAGCACGGTGAGGTTATGGTAGCTGCGTGCTGCCGGGTGGGCACGGCGAATCTTGTTCAACGAGGTGAGCATCTCGGCCACGCCGAACTGCTTGGCCTTGGACCAATCGCGGACTTTGACCTCGTACTTCTCGTTGTCGATCTGCTCCTCAAAGCCGGGGCGCTGCTTGTTCTCGATAAGCTCGTAGCCGTTGTAGATGCCCCAGCTTGGGCTGCCCAAGGCTGCCAGCACCGCACGCACGCAGTGGCCGGCGATGCCGTTGTCACGCACGTATGCGGTGAGGATGTCCGGCGTGGTGGGCCAGAAGGTGTTGTGCTGGTAGTAGCCGTCATCGCCATTGGTGGTGGGCAGATACTCCTCCAGCTCTTCCTTGGTGTTGCGCCACGGGAAGTAGCAGTGGGACTGGGTGAATCCCACGTAGCTCAATGCGCGCATCATGCCCGGGCGGGTGAACGCCTCGGCCAGAAACAGGATTTCCGGGTGCTTTTTGGTCACTGCGGCAATCACGTCCTGCCAGAAACGAACCGGCTTGGTGTGGGGGTTGTCGATGCGGAAGATGGTAACGCCCGCCTCGATCCACAGGTTCATAATGCGCTCGACTTCCTTCTCAATGCCGGCCATGTCGGCGTTGAAGTCGATCGGATAAATGTCCTGATACTTCTTCGGCGGGTTCTCGGCGAAGGCGATGGTGTCGTCCGGCTTGTGCTTGAACCATGCCGGATGCGCCTTGACCCACGGGTGATCGGGGGAGCACTGCAGGGCAAAGTCAAGTGCGATTTCGAGGCCCAACTCGTGCGCGCGCTGGCACAGTGCCTTGAAATCGTCCATGGTGCCAAGCAGCGGGTCCACCGTGTCGTGACCGCCCAGTTCAGAGCCGATGCCGAACGGGGAGCCCGGATCGTCGGGGCCGGCGATCAGTGAGTTGTTGCGGCCCTTACGGTTGGTCACGCCGATGGGGAAGATCGGCGGCAGGTAGACGATGTCAAAGCCTTCGGCGGCGGCACGTTCCAGGCCGGCCATCGAAGTCTTTAACGTGCCTTGCACGATCTTGCCGGTGGCGGGATTGATGGTGGCGCCTTCGGAGCGTGGGAAGAACTGGTACCAGGCGGCGAAGCTGGACTTTGGGCGTTCTACCTTGAAGCGCTGGGGCTGGCTGGGGGAGATGCCGTCGCGCAGCGGGTGGGTGTCGTGCAGCGTGGCGATGCGCGGATTGTCTCCGGCAGCCAGGCGATCTTCGGCGCTGAGCGAAGCGTCGGCCATGGTTTCGGCGGCCTTCTCCAAAGTCTTGCGGTCGCGTGCGGTGAGATTGGCATCCGGGGTTGCTGCCCAGCGAGCCAACAGTTCAGCGCCGGAATCGAGCGCATTGTTCACGTCATCCTTAACGCGAACCTTGATGCGGGCATCATGCAGCCAGGAAATATAGGTGTCTTCCCATCCTTCGATGGTCACGGTCCATTCGCCCAGCTGACGTTTGACGGCCGCATAGCCATCCTCCCACGGCTTCAGGTCGCTGTGGTCGCCGCACTTGACGGTCACCACCCAACGATCGAGACCGGGGTTCACGCATGTCATGGGGCGTCGCAGGGTTTCCTTGCCGCGCGGATTGCGCACTATGGCGGTGGCGCCTACCTTGGTGCGGCCTTCGATGAACACCTGGGCGGTCATCTCGAACGGTTCGCCGAGCTCCACGCGGGCGGGGAAGATGCCGCGTTCCTCGGCGGGGGTGATGTCCATGACGTTGATACGGCCAAACTGGCCCGGCTCGCTCGCTTCGATGGTGGGAGCCGGCGCCTCGCTGGCGAGGCCCTGCAGGGCTGCCGGCGGAGTCGCTGTTGCGGTGCGGGCCCGCTTGCGCTTGGTAGTCGAGGATGAGGTCGTCTTTGACTTCGCGGTCTTGGTGGAGTCGCTGTTGCTTGTGCGCGTGGTCGCGCGATGTTGTACTGCTGCCATACTGCCCATTCTAAAGGGCTTGAGCTCGGGGACGCGCATTGTGGACACTTCTGGCGAAACGTTCTGCAAACGGCATGAAGTGGATAACTTGATAGCCCAGTTATCCACAACTCGCCGAAAAAACGCAAGCTCGAACCACATTGGCCTGAAACCATGTGCCGCACGCCGCCAACCTGCCATGCTCGTGGTCTATCCGCACGCACAAGGATGTGCGGTTCAAGCAAGAGATTGAAGAAAGGACTCGCGATGGCATTGGCATGGCGGAGAAAGGGCATGTCCATACTGGCCATGCTGACGGGATTGATATTGGCGCTGGCAATGGTGCTGGGTATGGCCGGCGAAGCCTATGCGGCGTCGCTGAGACCCTCCGAGCAGAATCTGCATATCCGGTTTACACACGGCATTTCACTGCCTTTGGGAGTAATAGGGCTGGATACCTCGAATAACCATTACTACTGCATGGAAGCAGGGCCCATCACCGACTACACGGTCGGCCCGGTGCGATTGCTGAAAGACGACCAGAATGCACGCCGCATGGCCTGGATTCTTGAGCAGTACCGAAAAGCTGGCGCGCGGGATCATGCGGCCGTGGCGGTGATTATCCAGGATCATTTCGGCATCGGCACTCAGTGGGCGCAGCAGCGGGAGAGCGTCCGGCAGCAGCACCCGGATATCATTCCGCGTGCGGAACAGATATGGCAGGAATCGGAAAACAAAGTGGCCGCGGACGTTGTTGTGGAACGCATCGATGCCGTGGCGCTGCGCAGCGGATCCGTGGCGGTGAGTGTGAAGGGATACAACGGTGAGCTTGTGGAAGGTGTTCCATTCACGGTAACGCTTGAGGGGCCGGCGCATTTTGTGAGTACCGGAAAAACTACGTTCTCAGGTGTATCCACCGCTACCGTGCAGCACCTTGCATGGGAAGCAGATGGTCACGGCGAAGTAACGGCAAAAACCACCTACGAGTACGGGCGCTTGCGCACTATGGACGGCATTCAGCAGCTCCTGGGCCTTGATTCGTTCGTCTCGACGGGCGGTTCGGCAACGACATTCACGGTGCGCAAGGACTTTGCTCCTATGGTGAGTACCACGGTCTCGGACAAAGTGGTCAATGCCGGTTCCCCAATATTCGATGATGTGACCAGTGACGTGGCCGACTCCAGCAGTCACTGGGTGCCAGACCTCGCCTTGCAAGCCGAAGGGTACTACTTTGATGGTCTGACTGCCGATGATTTGGGCTTGGTCATCGAACCGCGCTCGCAGGAAAGCGCCGATGGTTTTCTGGCGAGGATCAAGCAAGCCGGGTATCGTCCATCGGCATACGGCCAGACTTCGTTCACCGGTCCGGGACAAACTGTGCGCGTGCAAGCCATGACCGAGCCTGGTGGCAGTACGCCATATCTGGCAGGTGAGGCGGATCAGGCCGATGGCGGTGGAGCAGGTACGGGCAGTTTCGGCACGTGGGTGTGGGTGCTCCGTCGTGCTTCGCAAAGCGATGAAGCCAAGCAGTATCTTGTTCGGGACTGGTCCAGCACGTTCCTTGAAGCTGCGGAAAGCAATGTGAATCGTCGCAAGGTCGCGGTCGAGTCAACGGTGACCGAGCATTCCGCTCATGTGGGTTCTGAATTGAGCGACACCATAACCGTGTCCGGCTTCCCGAGCGACCATGGGTCGTTCGCCGGCAATGAGGAGTATGGATTCGGCGCTGACCGCCCGCATGCCACCGTGAGTGTGTGGTGGTCCGGCGATGCGGATGATGCCGTCAATGACGAGGCATATAAACCGACTGGCGCCGAAGTGCCGGCTGAGGATGAGCATCACCGCTTGGTGGGATCTTGGGAGATTCCGGCGCGCGACGGAACGTTCAAGTTCGGTGCGGGATCGTTGGACGCGCATGGCGAGCCGGTGCACATCGTTGCCGATCAGCATGGCTGGTATGTGTTCGTCTGGGAATTTGCGGGCGATGACCGTGTGATGCCGGCAGCGAGTAGATACGACGATGCATGGGAGCGGACGCGTGTGTTTGAGCCGGGGGAGCCGGAAGAACCGGAAGAGCCGGAAGAGTCGGTGGAATCCGAGGAGCAGCTGCCTCATACTGGAATCAGCATGGTCATGCCAAGCGCAGTGGCGGTTGCGTTCCTTTCCGTTGGCTGTACGATGCTTGCCATAGTCAAGCGCCGCAGGCGGTGAGACGGCATAACGCAGAAGGTCGGAACCCAATAGGATTCCGACCTTCTGAATGTGGTAGCGGGGCATGGATTTGAACCATGGACCTCTGGGTTATGAGCCCAGCGAGCTACCGAGCTGCTCCACCCCGCGTCGGCTTGTCTTTTAGACAGCTCTATCTACAATAGGGGCAATTTTCAGGAAGTCAACTCGGCGTGTTGTGCTGAATCATGGCTATGAGCATGTTCTCCTCGGCCGATCGGTTCCAACAATCCTCTCCGGGAGAGGGGGCCAACGAGAAAGACAGTAATAGCGCGCTATAAATGGCCATTATAGGAATGCCGGGGAGCGATATCCAAGAAATTGACATAATAGAGGGTATGCCTATCAAGATTCCCAGTGGCCTTCCGGCCAGAGACATTCTCGACTCGGAGCGCATCTTTGCGCTCGAGAAGCCCGAGGCGGAGCGTCAGCGCGTCCGCCCGCTCAGACTGGTGATTCTGAACCTCATGCCCAAGAAGATCGAAACCGAGACGCAATTGCTGCGTCTGATCTCCAAATCGCCGTTGCAGGTCGAGATCGACTTCATGAAGACCTCCGCGCATGAGGCCACGCATGTCTCCGCCGACCATCTGGTCAAGTTCTACGAGAATCTCGACGCCTTCCGCGACAACTACTACGACGGCTTCGTGGTGACCGGTGCTCCCGTGGAGCATATGCCATTCGAGGACGTGGACTATTGGGACGAGTTCAAGACGATTCTTGACTGGGCGTCCACGCACGTGTTCTCCACCATGTATCTGTGCTGGGGTGCCATGGGCGCGCTGTACGAGCGTTACGGCATCCATAAGGTGGATTACGCCGAAAAGATCTTCGGCGTATTCCCCCAGTATTTGCAGGATGAGTACTGCTTCCTGACCAACGGTTTTGACGAAATTGCACTGCAGCCGCATTCGCGTCTGGCCGGTGTGAATGAGGATGAGGTGCGTGCCAACCGCAATCTGCAGATTCTCACCTGGGGTCCGCAGTCGGGGCCAGGGCTCATCGCCACGCGCGACTTCTCCGAAGTGTTTGCGCTCGGCCACTGGGAATACGGCAAATACACGCTTGCCGAAGAATATGAGCGCGATATGGCCAAGGGGCTGACCAATGTGCCGTTCCCGCAGAACTATTTCCCGCATGATGATCCGAAACTGGAGCCGCTGTTCGCCTGGCGGGCACATGCGAACCTGCTGTGGCGCAACTGGTTGAACTGGGTGTACCAGACCACGCCGTATGACCTGACCGAGGTTCCGGGGCTGCGTGCCGAAAAGAAGCTCGGCACTGATCGTTCGATTCGCCATGAGCCCGGCGGTCCGCGCGAGGATGATTTCAAGCCGTTCCTCAACGACGGCTACGGCGTTATTGAGGGCTGATCGTTCGCACAGTGGACTGTAATTTGTTCACGATACGGACGATTGAATGAACATAATCCTACACATCGGCGAGATGCGACTAATAGCAAACAACACTCGCGAAGTGCCGGGAAAAGCCTTACGGCAGTAGGGATGAGAAAAGACGCGCCGAGGTGGGCTTGACTTTGTCTAGACACAGGCAAATAATCACTCTTCAGTCATTCGGAGTCGAATGCCCAGCGCTGACTCCGTGTCCACGCTCGGCAGACTCCGCATCGAGACGACGAAAGTAACGAGTCCGTCACATTCGCCCGCCCGGTGGGTTTAAACTGACACCTGACATTGAAGAAGCAGGAGGCGTGAATATGGTCGGTTCGTTCGGCGCAGGATTGCTGTTGGCGAACGAGGGCGCTCATCTGCCCTCAGTCAACGACTTCCTACCCCCGGAGATCCTGTTCCAGGGCACTCCGTTTGCCATCAACCGTATTATCCTGATCCGCATCGTGGCCACCATCGTATTGCTGCTGGTGCTCGGTATTACCGCCAAACATGCCAAGCTCATCCCCGGTCGTTGGCAGGGTGTGGTCGAGTACGGTCTTGACTTCGTGCGTGACAAGGTCGTTTATGACGTGATGGGTGAGGCTCGTGGCAAGCGCTACGTGCCGATGATTACCACCATCTTCTTCACGATCTTTGTCTTCAACCTGTGCGGCATCATCCCTGGTATGAACATGGCTGCCACTGCCACGGTGGTTATGCCGTTGGTGTTCGCTCTGTGGACCCTGATTCAGTACTGGGTCACCGCAGCCCGCTCGCAGGGTCTCGGTCACTATCTGCGCCACGAGCTGTTCACGCCTGGTGTGCCGTGGCCGGTCTATTTCCTGCTGGCCCCGATCAACCTGCTTGAGTTGTTGATCATTCGCCCGGCTTCCCTGACTATCCGTCTGTTCGCCAACATGGTGTCTGGCCACCTTATGGTCGCCACTTGCTTGGCCTTCGCGCAGTACTGGATGGTTGACGCGGCCAACAAGCTGCAGGGCATCCCGGTGGGTGCGCTGTGGTTCGCCGGTGGCTTCGCCATGACGTGCTTCGAGGCGTTTGTTGCCTTCCTGCAGGCTTACGTCTTCGCCATTCTTTCCACCGTGTACATCAACCTAAGCTTCCCGGAGGAGTGAGGTTCAACCCCCCTCTTTCGGAACCCGGCCTCGCCTAGATAGGCAGGACCGAACGAAATAAGATTTATAACGTCGCCAAGTACGTTAGAAAGGAAACACAATGGATATCATCACCCTCGCAGAGGTCGCCGGCAACCTGTCCGTCATCGGTTACGGTATCGGTACTCTTGGCCCTGGCATCGGTCTGGGCATCCTCTTCGGCAAGGCCATGGAATCCACCGCCCGCCAGCCTGAGATGTCCGGCAAGATTCAGACCATCATGTTCATCGGCCTGGCTCTGGTCGAGGTGCTGGCACTGATCGGCTTCGTCGCCGCCCTGATCATCTGATCAATACAGGTCAATAGACGAAAACCGATTATGTCCATCACTGAAAGGAGGGCTTGATGGCACAAGCAGCAAGCGGGATTGACCTGTTCATTCCCGAGGTCTATGACATCGTATGGTCGCTGATCATCCTCGTCATCGTCGCTGTGTTCTTCTACAAGTTCTTCATGCCGAAGTTCAATGCGATCTTCGACGAGCGCGCCGCCAAGATTGAAGGCAACATCGCCAAGGCGGAGCGGGCCAAGAAGGATGCGGACGAAGCCAAGGCCAAGTATGAGGCCCAGCTGAGCACCGCCCGTGTGGACGCCGCCAAGATTCGCGACGACGCCCGTGCCGAGGCGTCCCACATCATCTCCGACGCCCGTTCTCGTGCCGAGTCCGATGCGGCTCAAATCACCGCTTCCGCGCAGCGCTCGATCGAATCCCAGCAGCAGCAGGCCATCGTCTCGCTCAAGGGCGAGGTCGGTGCTCTTGCCACCGCGCTTGCCGGCAAGATCCTCGGTGCCAAGCTGGAAGACAACGACGTGCAGTCCTCGATGATCGATTCGATGATCGACGATCTGGACGCCAAGAAGTGACTGTGACCATTCGTAACCAGAAAGGGAGGTGACCATGCGAGGAGAGGCATCTCGTATTGCAGACCGCGAGTCGCGTGATTCGCTGGCCCCGAAACTGCGCGACACCCATGAGGACGCGTGGCGGATCGGCAACGAACTGTTCACGATTACCAGCGCGCTGGACAACAACATTCAGCTGGAGCGTGCACTGACCGACCCATCCCGCCCGACTGCCGATAAGGTGGCCGTGTTCAAGGAGATGGTCGGCGATCAGGTGCACCCGATGACCACAGAGATCATGACTGATCTGGTCTCCCGCCGTTGGAGCCGTGCCAGGGATATCGCCAATGCAGTAGAGGACTTCGGTGTGGACGCCATGATGTACTACGCCGACGCCACTGACTCCACGTTGCAGGTATCCATCGAGCTGTCCCGACTGCATTCCTCTTTGCTGAATTTGCCGGTTGTGCGCTCGAAGCTTTACGACGACCAAGCCCCCAGCGAGGTTCGTGTCAAGCTGTTCCGTGAGCTGTTCGGAGATAAGAATCTGAACAAGGTCACGATGAGGCTTGCCGAGCACGCCACCTGCAACCTGCGTCGCCGCCGCTATCTGGAAACCATCCAGTGGCTGATCAAAAAGTTCTCCCGCCACATGGGCCAGTCGATGATCACCGTGACCACCGCAGCCCCGCTGAAGGAAGAGCAGATCAAGCGACTGATCGATGTCTACTCCGCCAAGGTGGGACGTCAGGTGCACATCAACTCGGTGGTCGATCCGACCGTACTGGGCGGCATGCGCATTCAGGTGGGCGACGAAGTCACGGACAACACCGTGGTCGCACAGCTGCAGAACCTGCACCGCAGGGTACAGACGGAAGCAAGCCCGGTCTGAGAGCCGAGCCCATCCGCCCAACACAAGCAAAAGACTTGACTGAACAATAACCAATAGAAGGAGTGATCATGGCAGAACTGACCATCGATCCCGCCTCGATTCGCAAGGCCCTCGACGACTTCGTTGCGTCGTACAAGCCGAGCGACACCCCCACCCAGGAAGTGGGCTATGTCGCCACGGCCGGTGATGGCATTGCGCACGTGACGGGATTGCCTGGTTGCATGGCCAATGAGCTGCTGACGTTCGAAGACGGCACGCTCGGCCTGGCGTTCAACCTTGACGCCCGTGAGATCGGCGTGGTTATCCTCGGCGATTTCGCTGGAATCGAGGAAGGCCAGGAAGTGCGCCGTACCGGCGAAGTGCTCTCCGTGCCTGTCGGCGACGGCTACCTCGGTCGCGTCGTGGATCCGCTGGGCAACCCGATTGATGGCCTGGGCGAGATCCAGGGCATCGAAGGCCGCCGTATCCTCGAGGCGCAGGCACCCGACGTGATGCACCGCCACCCGGTCGACGAGCCGCTGTCCACTGGTCTGAAGGCCATCGATGCAATGACCCCGGTCGGTCGCGGCCAGCGCCAGCTCATCATCGGCGACCGCCAGACCGGTAAGACCGCCATCGCGATCGATACCATCATCAACCAGAAGGCCAACTGGGAATCCGGCGACCCGAAGAAGCAGGTCCGCTGCATCTACGTGGCCATCGGTCAGAAGGGCTCCACTATCGCTTCGGTGAAGCAGAGCCTGGAAGACGCCGGCGCCATGGAGTACACCACCATCGTGGCCTCCCCGGCAGCTGATTCCGCTGGCTTCAAGTACATTGCCCCGTACACCGGCTCGGCCATCGGCCAGCACTGGATGTACAACGGCAAGCACGTGCTCATCGTCTTCGACGATCTGTCCAAGCAGGCAGAGGCCTATCGTTCGATTTCCCTGCTGCTGCGTCGTCCGCCGGGGCGTGAGGCTTACCCGGGCGATGTGTTCTACCTGCACTCTCGTCTGCTCGAACGTTGCGCCAAGGTCTCCGATGACCTGGGCGGCGGTTCGATGACGGGTCTGCCGATCGTCGAGACCAAGGCGAACGATGTGTCAGCCTACATCCCGACCAACGTGATCTCCATTACCGATGGCCAGATCTTCCTGCAGTCCGATCTGTTCAACGCCAACCAGCGCCCCGCCGTGGACGTCGGTATCTCGGTCTCTCGAGTCGGTGGCGCCGCACAGACCAAGGCTCTGAAGAAGGTCTCCGGTACCTTGAAGATCTCCTTGGCGCAGTACCGCTCGCTGGAATCCTTCGCCATGTTCGCCTCCGATCTGGATGCGGCATCCAAGGCCCAGCTGACCCGTGGTGCTCACCTGACCGAGCTGTTGAAGCAGCCGCAGTTCCACCCGTATTCCATGGAGCAGGAAGTCGTGTCTGTGTGGACCGGCACCCACGGCAAGCTCGATGACCTTGAGCTGTCCGACGTGCTTCCGTTCGAGCAGGGACTGCTGGACTACATCGACCACAACACCGACATCCTGAAGACCATCCGCGAGACCGAGGACTTCACCGCCGATACCGAGGCTGCCCTCGATAAGGCCGTGGACGAATTCCGTTCGACCTTCGTTTCCTCCAACGGCAAGCCGCTGGTCGAGAAGAAGCCGGACGTTGCCAAGGCAGCGCCGGTCGATCAGGAAAAGATCGTGGCGGGAGAGAAGTAAGCCATGGGCTCGCAACTCGCATTGAAATCACGCATCCACTCCACTGAGTCGTTGGCCAAGATTTTCAACGCTCAGGAGATGATCGCGTCTTCGCACATCGCCAAGGCCCGTGATGTGGCCCTGAACGCGAAGCCGTACACTGATGCGATTTTCGATGCCGTGCAAGCGTTGGTGGCACACACCCATATCACGCATCCGATCGCAGTGAAGGACGAGAACAACCCTCGCGTGGCTGTTCTCGCCCTCACCTCGGATCGTGGCATGGCCGGCCCGTACACCTCTTCGATTATCCGTGAAACGGAATCGCTGCTCGCCCGCCTTGATGCGGCCGGCAAGCAGCCGGAGCTGTTCGTGTACGGACGTCGCGGTTCGACGTACTACAAGTACCGCAACCGTGACATCGCGGCCACATGGGAAGGCGACACCGACCAGCCCGGCGTGGAAATTGCTGAAACCATCTCCAGCACGTTGATGGATGCCTACATGAAGCCGGCGGAGCAGGGTGGAGTTTCCGAACTCTACATCGTCTACACCGAGTTCATCAACATGGTGGTGCAGAAGGTGCGTGTGCTGCGCATGCTGCCCGTCGAGATCGTGGAGAACGAGGCCAAGGTCCCCGCTCCTGATGAAGAGGCTCCGGCTGTGGCGGACGTGGCTCCGCTGTACACCTTCGAGCCGAGCATCGAGGAAGTGTTGGATGCCATTCTGCCGAAGTACATCCAGTCCCGTATCCACGAATGCCTGCTGACAGCTGCCGCATCGGAGACCGCAAGCAGGCAGAACGCCATGCACACGGCTACCGACAACGCTCATAACCTGATCGATGACCTTACCCGCAAGCTCAATGCCTCGCGTCAGGCCTCGATTACCCAGGAACTTACCGAAATCATCGGCAGCGCCGACGCGCTGAACAAAGAGGAAGAGTAGGAACGCATATGGCTGACAACCAGACCACAGCGGCCGAGCCTACCGACGGTCGCGTCACCCGCGTCCAGGGCTCGGTTATCGACGTTGAATTCCCGGTGGGTCATCTGCCCGACATCTACAACGCCCTGAAAGTAAAGATCGTCAACACCGGCGCCAAGGAAGAGGGCGAGGCAAAGGTCACTGAAATCACCCTTGAGGTCGAACAGCACCTCGGTGATTCCACGGTTCGTTGCGTTGCTCTGAAGCCTACCGACGGCCTGGTCCGTGGCACTTTGGTCTCCGACACCGGAGCCCCGATTTCCGTGCCGGTCGGCGATGTGACCAAGGGCCACGTCTTCGACGTGTCCGGCAACATCCTCAACAAGAAGCCGGATGAGACCATCACCGTCACCGAGCGCTGGCCTATCCACCGCAACCCGCCGGCCTTCGATCAGCTGGAGTCCAAGACCCAGATGTTCGAGACGGGCATCAAGGTCATCGACCTGCTGACCCCGTACGTGCAGGGCGGCAAGATCGGTCTGTTCGGCGGTGCAGGTGTGGGCAAGACCGTGCTGATTCAGGAAATGATTCAGCGCGTGGCCCAGAACCACGGCGGTGTGTCCGTGTTCGCCGGCGTTGGTGAGCGTACCCGTGAGGGTAACGATTTGATCGGCGAGATGGGCGAGGCCGGCGTGCTCGAGAAGACCGCACTGGTCTTCGGCCAGATGGATGAGCAGCCGGGTACCCGTCTACGCGTGCCGCTGACCGCACTGACCATGGCTGAGTACTTCCGTGACGTGCAGAACCAGGACGTGCTGCTGTTCATCGACAACATCTTCCGTTTCACCCAGGCCGGTTCCGAGGTGTCCACCCTGCTGGGTCGTATGCCTTCCGCCGTGGGTTACCAGCCGAACCTGGCCGATGAGATGGGCTCCCTGCAGGAGCGCATCACCTCGACCCGTGGTCACTCGATCACCTCGCTGCAGGCCATCTACGTGCCTGCCGATGATTACACCGACCCGGCTCCGGCCACGACCTTCGCCCACTTGGATGCAACCACCGAGCTTTCTCGTGACATTGCCTCCAAGGGTATCTACCCGGCTGTGGACCCGCTGAGCTCCACTTCGCGAATCCTCGATCCGCGTTATGTGGGCCAGGCTCACTACGACTGTGCCAACCGCGTCAAGGCGATTCTGCAGCGTAACAAGGAGCTGCAGGACATCATCGCCTTGATCGGTATCGACGAGCTCGGCGAAGAGGACAAGACCACCGTGAACCGTGCTCGTAAGATCGAGCAGTTCCTCGGCCAGAACTTCTACGTTGCCGAGAAGTTCACCGGTCGTCCCGGCTCCTACGTGCCGGCCGACGAGACCATCGAAGCCTTCACCCGCATCTGCGACGGCGTGTACGACGACGTTCCGGAGCAGGCATTCTCCGGCATTGGTGGCATCGACGACCTCGAAGAGAAGTGGCACAACATGCAGAAGGAACTGGGTGCGTGATGGCCGCGGAAAAAACCACGATGAAGGTCAACATCGTCGCTGCCGACCACCCCGTGTGGCATGGCGACGCGGCGAGCGTGACCATTCCCGCCTCCGAAGGCGGCATGGGCATCCTGCCCGACCATGAGCCTGTGCTCACGGTGATCAAGCAGGGTACGCTCACCGTGGTTGAGCCCGATGGCGATCGCCACATGTTCGAGGTGACCGACGGATTCATCTCCTTCGATTCGAACAAACTCACTGTGGCGGTCGAGCGCGGCCACGACGTTCAGTACTCCGGCACTGCTGAGTGACATTCACTTCGCTGTGACCCTGTAAAGGGGCTCTCTGGTTTCCAGAGAGCCCCTTTTGCTATGTGTTGCGCTACAGTGGTGGCCTATGCGAATTATTGTTGCCGACTGTTCTGCGGAGTACTCTGGCCGTCTCAATGCCTCGTTGCCTTTGGCCAAGCGTGTGTTGCTCATTAAGGCCGATTCCAGTCTGTTGATTTTCTCTGAGCTGGGCTCCTATAAACCGCTCAACTGGATGACCGCACCTTGCACGTTGAAGGACATCACGCCCGATGGTGCCGATGATGATGTGGATACGCCGGTGCCGGAAAAAGTGCTGCGTGTGAGCGCCGATAAGGGTTCGGACATTCTGGAAGTGACGTTGCAGCACATCTATTCCGATGAGACGTATGACTTGGGCGAAGATCCTGGCCTCATCAAGGACGGTGTGGAAGACCATCTGCAGCGATACTTGGCCGAGCAGATCGAACGTATCGGCAAGGGGACCAAGTTGGTACGCCGTGAATATCCAACCGCCATCGGTCCAGTGGACATCATGGCCATCAACGCCGAGGGCGAGCATGTGGCTGTGGAAATCAAGCGTCATGGCGGCATCGACGGCGTCGAACAGTTGACCCGCTATTGCGAGCTGCTGAATCGTGACCCGCTATTGGCCCCGGTGCACGGCATCTTCGCCGCACAGACCATTACGCCGCAGGCCCAGGTGCTGGCCAAGGACCGCGGCTTCACCTGCCTCATCCTCGATTACGACGATATGAAGGGCACCGAGGACGATAGCCTCAGGCTGTTCTGAATGCAAAGTTGCCCCCGCCAGCGGGGGCAACGCTATTTGCTGAGTGTTTAATACGCGGCGAGAATATCCACTACGAACACCAGCGTGGAGTTCGCGGGAATCGAGCCTTGCTTCTTGTCACCGTAAGCCTGATCCGGCGGAACCACCAGCAGCACCTGGGAGCCGACGGTCTGACCAATCAGACCCTTCTGCCAGCCTTCGATCACACCGTGCTGGCCGCCGGAATACATGTCAGCCTCAAGTGTGGTGTTCTTATCCCAAGAGGAGTCGAACTGGGTGCCATCGGTCAGCCAACCGGTGTACTTGACCACCACAGTGTTTTTGTCGGTCACTTCCTTGCCGGTGCCCTTGACCAGTGTCTGCGAAACCAGCGAATCGACCGCACCTTGGCCGTTCATGTCGATCGACGGCTTGCCGTTCTTGGCACGCGTCACCTTCGGCAGATTGGACGGCACGTCCTTGACCTCTTCGCCGGTGGCCTTCTTCAGATCCTTGGACTTGGAAACGAACGTCATCGCCAGAATGTAGGAGTAGCCGGAAGAATCCTCGGCGTTCACACCGAAACCGATAGTGGTGTTGAGCTTGGCGCCCTTGATCTGGTCGTAATAGGTCGAAGACAGGGTGGAGGAATCGACCAGGAGCGAGCAATCCGGCGTATTTTTGGTCCACGTATCCATCAGCTCGGTGCCGTCCTTGACATTCAGGGCGATACCCTGGGCGCAGACGCGGTCACCTTCTTCGATTGTGTCGCCGTCACCCTTCTGCAGCACCACGTAGGAGCCGTCGGACACGGTCATCGGGGCTTTGAAGGAGATGGTCGGCTTCTCGCCCAGCTTGCCCTTGGCGGTTACGCCGGCAATCTGATTCGCCGTCTTGGAAGAGGACGACTTCGAGGAGTCGCTCTTGGAATCGGACGAGTTCGAGCAGCCGGCCAGCGAGATGCACATGATCAGCGAGCAGGCAACGGCTATGGTTTTGGTCAGGGTAGACAAAGTACGCATGGCACACCACACTACCGGTAAACCCTGATTTTCAGCCTTTCTAGGTAATAGACAGGTGAAGATTGTAGAATAGTACCGTTATGAGTGTTGAAGAACAAGCAATGGGCCCAGATCAGGAGGCCACGGAGTCTGACGTAGTCAGTGACGTGACCGACTCGACAGATGTCACCGATGCCAATGACGTTGCCGATGGTACTGATACTGAGAGTGCCGAAGGTGTCGATGCTGAGAGCACCGAGAGTGCGGAAGACGCCGAGACGCGAAAGTCCGAGCGCCCGACTCGTCATGCCATGATCATGCGCGGCGTGGTAACGCCTATTTTCGGTTCGTTTGTTAAATAATAGCGATAAGAATTGATTAATCAACCAGCCATGTCCGCCAT